>Ga0156392_127_pt1 | contig 17609 bp, 14 predicted proteins | sample RifOxyA3_FD_108036 | JGI IMG/M metagenome (GOLD analysis project Ga0156392, IMG submission 108036) | Bacteroidetes bacterium RIFOXYA12_FULL_38_20
AGACGGTATCACCTATACCGAAAGCAACAATACGGCAACATATACCATTGCCAACGGGGCAGCAAACGGTTGTGACAGTATCGTGACTCTTGATCTTACAGTTAATTCAGTTGATGTTTCAATAACCAATGATGAGGGTTCCATAACAGCAAACGCAGAAGGGGCAACATACCAATGGCTTAATTGTGATGATAATTTTGCTGTAATAACAGGAGAGACCAATCAACAATTTGTGGCAAGTTCGAACGGAAATTATGCAGTGGAAATAACACAAAATTTTTGCACAGATACAAGTGTTTGTGTAAATATAAGCGGAGTAGGTATTGACAAAAATGATCCTGTATCAGAGATTTTAATTTATCCAAACCCATGTACCGGTTTTTTTACTGTTGAATTTGAAAATATTATAAATTATCCCGTAGATTTGTCTGTCACAGATATTGCAGGAAATATTATTGGAAAATGGGACGTAAATGATTGTCAATATTTTGTAATAGATCTTTTTGACAAAGCAAAAGGTGTATATTTCCTAAATATTAGCATTAACGGAGAAATAATTACCAGAAAGTTAATCATACAATAATGCATCAGAAAAAAGCAACATATAGTATAAGAGTACTTTTATGGTTTTGCTTTCTGTTCACCGGAATGTTTGTCCAGGCATCTTTAACTGCACAGGTAAACAGGACCGATAGCTTGCTGAAAGCATTGCAATCCTCGAAAAATGATACCAACAAGGTGATTCTGCTGTGCGACCTTTTTCGCGAATCTCTTTATTCCAATACCAAAGAGGCCGAAAAATATGCGAAACAGGGTCTGATCCTTTCAATTCAACTGGATTATTTAAAAGGCATCGGTATGAGTTATGGCAACATTGGGAATTGTGCACAGATTAACGGGGACTACCCCAAAGCTTTGGAAAATTATATCCGTGCCTTACAGATTTTTAAGAAAATGGGGAACCGTAAAGGGATTGCCAAGTTTACCGGAAACATCGGGGACATTTATTTGATGCAGAAAAAGTACGATGATGCTTTGAAATATCACAAGGAGGCGCTTCAGTTAAAAAAGAACCTTGGCGATAAGGTTACTATTGTATATAATTATCAAAGTCTGGGAACCATTTATCATTATAAAAATGATAAACAAAATGCCCTTGAAAACTATAAACTGGCGCTTGAAATTGCCGTTGAAACCGGTGAAAAAAATGTCCAGGGATCGGTGAACAACGGCATTGCGGCAATTTATTTCGAAGAGGGAAATTTTGAGGAAGCTCTTAAGGGTTATCAGAATGTTCTGAAGATATTTTCATCTAACAACAAATATAAAAGGGGCATCAGTGCCGTGCTCCATAATATTGCCCGGGTGTACCGTGCCATGGGAAAATATCCTGATGCAATTAAAGAGTTAAATACCAGTCTGTCCATAGCTTTGGAAATTGGCTCGGTCGAAGATATCATGCAGGCATATTCGGGACTGAACATGACCTATTACCAAACGGGAGATATCAAAAATGCCTACTCTGCCCTTAAATCGTACATCATTTATAAGGACAGTCTGTTCAACGAAAATACCCAAAATTATATCAATGAACTGCAGGAAAAATATGAAGCTGAAAAAAGGGACCAGATGATTTTGAATTTAACCGTGGAAAGGGATTCGCTGCAGGCAAAAGCAAATTTGCGCAACCTGCTTCTTGGTTCATCTGTCGGACTGCTGGTGCTGATTGTTTTTATTTTGGTCCTTTATATCAGGAACCGCAAAACCAAAGAACTGAAGAGAAGGATTGAGCTTGAACAAAGGGCATTGAGGGTACAAATGAACCCGCATTTTATTTTTAACAGCTTAAACAGCATCCAGAGAATGTTTATCGAGGGTAACCAGGACCTGGCAAATGATTATATGGGCGATTTTGGTGAATTGCTGAGAAAGATCCTTGAAAACAGCGGCAAATCTGTTATTAGCTTAAAAGATGAGCTGGATACGCTGAAATTGTACCTTGATCTGGAGATCATCCGCACAGATGACATGATCGAATACAGTTTTGATATTGACCCCGAAATTGATCAGCTCAATATTTTCGTTCCGCCTTTGATTATACAGCCATTTGTTGAAAATGCCATCTGGCACGGAATCCTTCCCAAAGAAGAAAAAGGAACCATAAAAATTGAACTTAAATGGCTCAGCACCGACATGTTGTTGTGCACGGTTACTGATAACGGAATAGGCATTGAGCAAAGCATGCTGAACAAAGGGCCAAACAAACATAAATCAAAAGGGATGAAAATTACCGAAGAACGGCTGCGGGTGGCCAACAGCGTGAAAGCAGAAGAGCTGAAAACAGGCGGAACAAAGGTTACCATCTTAATACCTTTAAACAAATGATCAAAGCAATTATTATTGATGATGAGAAAGATGCCAGGTTTTTGCTGAAAAACCTCATTGAAAGGCATTTTGCCAACAGCGTACAAATTGTGGCCGAAGCAGATGGCATTGAATCAGGAATTAAAACTATTGCCGGATACAGTCCTGATTTGGTTTTTCTGGATATTCAAATGCGGATGGGAACGGGCTTTGATCTGTTAAAGAAAATCGGGAAAGTGGATTTTGAGGTGATTTTTGTCACAGCATACAATCAATATGCACTGGATGCTTTTAAATTCAGCGCTTTTGGTTATTTGTTGAAGCCGATCAAAACAAGCGAACTTAGGGATGTTATCTGCAAACTGGAAGGGCATCTGACAAAATTAAAGGAAGGCGTGGAAAAGCGGTTGAAGGTTTTGATCGAAAACTATGGAAATGAGGGAGAAATCAGAAAACTGATCATCACAAATGTTGAAGGGTTCCAGGTCGAAAAAATTGACAGTATCATCAGACTTGAAGGAGACCGCAATTACACCCATTTTATCATCGAAAACAAGAAACGGATTACAAGCAGCAAAAATATAGGTGAATATGAGGAGTTGCTCAATAAATACGGGTTTCTACGCATCCACCAGAGCACTATCATCAGTTTAAGGCATGTGACCGGATACACCAGGGGCGACGGGGGAAGTGTCGAAATGACCGACGGGGCAAGTGTGAAGGTAAGCCGGTACAGGAAAGCTGAGTTTTTAAAAAGATTTTTATGATCAGATATTCAAACAACCGCAAATAATTATAACAAATAAATTTAATCACATTAATATGAAATCTATGAAAAAAGTTATTTATGCTTTAATGGTATGTATTTTTATCCTTTCCACAATATCGGCCGGTGCCCAGATTGGCGATATAAAAAAAGGTGCAGCAAAGCTTAAGGAAAAAGCAGCAGGAAATGAAAAGGCAACGGAAACCGAAAAGAAAACCACATCGGGAGCAACCACCACCGTTGATTTCAAAGAACTGGAAACTCAAAAAATGGAATGGACTTCAACTTTTGAACGTCTGGAAAAAGGGTGGGATAAAATCAACTATGAGCAATACAATGCAAAAAAGGCAGAATACAACAAGTTTTATGCTGATTTCAGTGCTGCCTACAAAAAGGACCAGGGAAAAGACCACAACGATGATTATACAAAAAAGTTAATTGCAAAAGTTGACGGGTATTACACCGAAACCGTGCCTGCCGAAAAAATGGCCGCCCTCAAAGAAAAAGTAAAAAGAAGCTTTGATGAAAAGGACTGGACTGTTTACCCGTCGGACAGGGTGAAAGATATTGAAAACGCACAGGACCAGATAGAAGGCATGAAAATTTTCCTGATAAAAAATGATCCTGCCCTTACCGAATACGAAAAAACACTTCAGGAACAAAAGGAAAAAATAAATTTATATGTGGCCAATGGCGGTTTGGAAAAACGCGATGCCGAAATAGAGAAGAAACTTGTTGAGGAAAGGCGTTTGCATGCGGCCGCAATGACCGATGCAAGTGTGAATGCCGTTGTTGTGTCAAAAATTGACAAAGAAAAATACGGTACCGTTTTAAGGGTGGTTATAACCAGCGGCACATGGGAAATTGAAAACAACGAGCTTGGCAAGCCAAAATTAAAGTTTGTAAGGGTTGACATAGCCACAAAAAAAGCCGACGGAAAATGCTATTACGTAAAGGGATCGGTTGCCCAGAAACACATGGGCGGAGGCGTTTACGGCGATAAGTACCTGAATATTTATTATACCGAAGGTGAAATGAATTGCAACAATGTCAATGAATAACGGGCAGTAATTTTTTATCCGCTATTGGTAAATTTTATTTATACTATAAAGCGAAATACTGTCAGATGACTCCCGGATTTATCCGTATTTATACGAGCTGGTTCGTATAAATATGGATAAATTCGTCTTTTGAGAGAACTCAGTTTTTTTCAGTACATGACAAAACTTTATAAGCAATAAGCTTAATAGTGTAAAATTTAGGATTTCTCCCGTTGGTACCAATGACATCTTTTGGTAAAAATCATGTTGTCAATAATTTGCATTTGCTTAGTTAAAAATTCAATTCTTATTTTTTATTGCTTTCGCCCATTCAGGGCTATTGTTTCCTTCGACATTACACAGGGCGATGCCCTGTGTTTTTGCTGCGACCCCTCTTGGGGTCTTCTGTAAAATATGCACTGTCATCATACTATGTGGGCCCCATTTTTCAGGGGTCTTTTTACTCGAAATGACAGGGCTATTTGGGGACTCGCAGCGGGAGGTTGTTTGGCGGCTCGCCGCCAAACAACCTCCCGCTGCAACCCATACCCTTTACTTTGTCATTTCGACCGCAGGGAGAAATCCTAAATTTCTCCACCTTAAGTTTAGTTTTGTCATGTTCTAAACAGTTTTTTATTTGTTTATAATTACCCGTTTAATACCCCAACCTTCATTTGCTGAAACCCTTAAACAATAAACCCCGTTGGGCAAACTCAGGGTGTTTATTTTAGCTACAGAAACATCTGAATAATCTTCAACTGCAACTTTTTTCCCGGTCATATCAATAACCTCAATCCTTTGGATATTCACCCCCTCAATGGTAATAAAATCACTGGCCGGATTTGGATAGATACTAAGGTTGCATATATCATTATTATCCTGAATTCCTGAACTTGTAGAAGAAACTTTTTCAGCACTGCGGTAGATGCCGTCAAAGTAAACTGAAGCTAATAAATAGCCACTTTTTGTTATTGTAATTTCATATATGGAATTAATATAGTTTATTCCGGATAAGTCAACAGTATCCCAGGTTTCGGCTTCGTCAACCGAAAAATAAATATATTTGGTTATTTCGTTTTCGAATGTTCCGCAATAAATAGTATCTCCGGCTGTTATGCATTGAGTAATGATATCAATACTGTCAAGATCGCTATCAGCGCAGTCAACCCAAGTGTAGCCATTATCATCTGATTTATAGTTGTTAAACCAGATATCGGTACCGGCTGAAAGATTTGTGTTATTTATTAAAGTGCCATCTGATGTTTTTAACATTTCATCCATAATATCATAGGTAAAAGTATTGTTGACATAATTCCATGTGATGCCGTTGTCTGTTGATTTGTACAGGAGGTTAGAACCATAGGATAATAATATCTCATTTTCAGGATTTACCCAAATTGCATCTTTGGAATATCCAAGGTCGTAGGTTAATGTCCAGTTATTACCATTATCGGTAGAAGTAAATATTTTAGCATCGCCATAATATTCATGATAGGCAAGAATATTTCCGTTTGGTGCAAGATACATTTCCACAATGTTTGTATCGGCTCCAAGACCTTCAACAACTTTTTCCCAGGTAGTTCCATGATCATTTGATCTGTAAATGCCATGACCGATGTTAATATATCCACTGTATGAGCCGGAATGAATATGAGTGAATAAGATGTCATTCTTACAAAAGAAACTGTAAGTGCAGCTTTCGAAAGCTGAAGAAGGGGGCAGATTTGAACTCAAAGAAGTCCAGGTTAATCCTTCATCAGTAGACTGTCTCAATATTTGTGAACCAAAATATTCAGCATAAATACGTCCATCTGAATCTTGAACAAAATCATGAGGCCCAGTGCTTGATCCAAAATTAAATGTTTCCTGCCAGAAATCTTGTGAAACACAAACATCATGAAGAAGAGAAACGGCAATTAATACAATAAATAGTTTTTTCATTTTTTTGAGTTTTAGGTTATTTGTATTGACTCACTGTAAAGAGAAAAGATGTTAATTAATTGAGTTAAAATAAGTAATTGGTTTTCTTTTAAGTGATATTAATTATTAATATCCTCTCCGTAACAGCTACGAATATACAAATATTTTTTTTGTTTTGATTGGTCAAGTGTTAAAAAATCAGTGAACTACAAAAAAAAGTTTAGTTTACAATATTTAGTGCCTTTTAGTGCCTTTTAGTGCCTTGGAGTGCCCTTATAGTGCCTTGATAGTGCCTTGATAGTGCCTTGATAGTGCCTTGATAGTGCCTTGGGAAGAGGTTAAACCTGTGTAACGGGACGGTATTTCGTAGTTTTGTGCGGAGGGGTTGATGAAAGAGATTTGGAGTATTAATAATGTTTTGTCCTCGAGCCTGACGGTTGGGTGGTATGGCGGTATGGCGGTAATACAGTAATACGGTAATACGGTGAAATAGTGGTTTTATAATGAGAAGATGAGGCGAGGTGATTGGTCACTAATTTAAGTTTTTCGTTTTTGTGTTGTGAATTTAGGTGCAGCGCACCGCTCTCTCTGTAGCAATTGTGGTATAAAATGACAAAAAGGTGCAGCGCACCGCTCTATAATATCAATTGTATTGCGATGGGGTTTATTGTATTGATTTAGCTTTTGTCCTCGAGCCGGACGGGCTTTTCTTTTTTGTCTGCCACACAAAAAAGAAACAAAAAAAGTCACCACGGCTGAAAAACCCGGGCTAATCCTTCGCGCAGGCCATTCCCCCACTTGGGCAAGGATTACCCGTGTTTCGCGCCATCCGTGGACAAGCCGACGCCCGGGGCAAGTTTTTCCGATATGTTTTTGTTAGGTTAAATGCTCAATGAACCATTTTTATTTTTTAGAAGGTAATTTTTTGTTATGGGCCAGCGCGCTTGTGTGTATTGGGGTCGAGGTGTTTAGTCACTAATTTAGGTTTTTTCTTAGGGCTTTTGGAGTTAATGATGGGGTTTGTTGGAGGGGTTTGTTTGTTTGTTTGTTCTCTACGGATTGAAATCCGTAGTTATGGCTGGGGAACCACTTCGTGGTTAGGGGGTGCCGGACTCGAGGTGTTTTATCACTAATTCAGGTTTTTCGTTTTTGTGTTGTGAATTTAGGTGCAGCGCACCGCTCTCTCTGTAGCAATTGTGGTATAAAATGACAAAAAGGTGCAGCGCACCTTACTCTTTGTGGAAAATTTATATTTAGTGCCTTTTAGTGCCTTGATAGTGCCTTGGGAGGAGGTTAAAAACCTGTGTAGCGGGGAGGGGGTTTGTGGTTTATTGGTTTTCCCGATAGTTATCGGGAGGTTTATGGGTTGATTTACACAGGTTACAGTGTAAAGTACATAAACTTTAATGCAAAGGACAATGATTACAATGCAAAGGACATAAACTACAATGCAAAGTACAAAGTTTACGATGCAAATTACAAAGATTACAATGTAAAGTACAAAGTTTACGATGAAAATTACAAAGATTACAATGCAAAGGACATAAACTTCGGTGCAAAAGACACAGACTTCGGTGCAAAGAACAAATGCGGTTATGCAAAGACCATGTGCAATTGTGCAAAGGCCATATACGGCCATGCAAAGATCTTGTACTATCGTGCAAAGATTATATACGTTCGTGCAAAGACTATGTGCAGTTATTCTAAGACCAGGTGCGATTGAGCAAAGCAACCAGCCCACAGTACAAATGGTGTGATTGGCCAGGGAAGGATGGGGGAAAGCGTTTTTTTACCCCCGCACCCTCAGCGAACTTTATAAACTTTAAGAACTTTCCAAACTTTATAGACTTTACAGACTTTACGGACTTTACGAACTTTCCAACTGTTTAACATACTTTCCCCCGCTGTTCAATATTCCTCAAAACTGCTGCAAAACACAACCTCTGAAAATGCCTGTACATGCGGCCTGTGGAACGGGGGCTTTTTGAACGTGGTTTTTTTTGGGGTGAAAAAGGGTACTTTTTGGGGAGGGGTGAATCTTATGGTTGACGGGGGTGATTATTTACCCGAATTGAAACTTTGGCAGATAAATTTGAAAGATTGAGGTTTTTTTGTAATATTGAAGGGGAAATAGGGAGTGATAAAAGCCACGTTTATCTGACGGAATTTGTACGTATAAATGTGATTTTGTCACGGATATTAACAAGTTGGGTGTAATAATAAACAACTCACTACAAACAATAGATTTCAGAAAAAACAGTAGATGAAAGAACGAAGAAATATAATTTTCACTATTGGAATTGACAAATATGAAACGTCAGTCTGGAAAGACCTGAATAACGCAGTTTTGGATGCAAAGACAATACTGGAAGTTTTTACCACAAAATATGATTTTGAAGAGATTTCCGATTCCTTATATAACCATTCAGCAACCAAAGAGAATATTTACCAAAGCTTCAATACTTTAAGAAGCTCTATTGAACCAGATGATAATGTCATCATTTTTTTTGCAGGTCATGGCAATATGAATCCAATGACTCGGAGAGGATATTGGATTCCCCATGAGGGCACAGCTGACACTCATACTTGGATAGAGAATTCTGTAATTAAAGACTTCATCGCTGATTTAGAAGCTAAACATATATGGTTAATTGCCGATTCATGTTTTTCTGGAACTTTTCTTACCAATACAAGAGACGTCTTTAAAGAAAAAACATACAAAGAACTAGATAGCAGAAAATCAAGATGGATGCTTGCTTCAGGTAGTGAGGAAAAAGTTTCCGATGGAACAGCAGGAAAACACAGTCCTTTTTGTAAATATTTATTGCGTTTACTAGAGAACAATACCAATTCCTATTTATCCACCTTAGAGGCAATTAATTTTGTTCAGGTTTTAACTAAGAATAATTCAAATCAAACACCAATTGGTGCATTTATCGATAATGTAGGACATCAAAATGGCGAAATGGTTTTATGTTTAAATAAAGAACATGTAATCCAGAATGTTGACATTTCGAGAGGGAAACCAAACACACCATCTCTTCGATTAGAATTATCCAAATATCAAAATGGAAATAAGAAAATCTCGTCAGGGAAAGAAATATTACTTGTAAAGTCCTTTGTGGACAAGGTTGATTTCCTAATTCTGGAAAATTTTAGATTCGATGATGATGGTAATAAAAAACTAAAATTTAAAGACGATAAAGTAATTCTTGGAACTAAAGATGAAGATAATTTTGAACTGATTCACAGATTCGCAACATGGGCAGGTATTACAAGGTATTTAGAAGAAAATGACCAATTTTATAAAAAAAAGAAAATAGCAATAAAAAATGCACATGAAGATATTGAGTCCATCGAAGACAACCAATTTGCTCTAGCACAAGCTGATTATATTCAAGAATTAATCTCCTTCAACAAAGACTTAATGTTGTGTCTTCATTGTGGGGGACGCATTTCTACAAATGATAGTTACCTTGTTGAAATTGATGAAATTGGTTTGAAGAATAATGCTGGTAATGTTCATAATGAATGTTTAAGACCAGCTGATAGAATTTTAGGGAAATCTGGATATGAAGAGTTAAAAGACTCATACTTAGTAAATTTTGACTATAAACTATGGGGTAGTCTTCTTGAAAAGGGACAAGGTCAACTTGGAAGTGCAATTTCACAAATTGAAGGAAATAAAATAGCTATAATAAGTTGGAATCCAGAAAACAATAAAAATGATGGCAACTACTGTATTAGAATTATTTATGAAAATGGAACTAGTGGTTTTGTAACTTTAGGAAAAGAGATACATCGATTTACAAAACACGAAATTGATGAAGAAATATCGTTTTTTAATCAAAACTTAGAAGAGGCTAAAGTTAATGGTGATTCTCCGTGTATGATTGTAGAGACCAGACTTTTCGGCAACTATAAACACCTTTCAGAATTTAAAAATGATAATCAAACAATAACTAAGGTGAAGGCATATGAAAAAGTCCTATATAGTAATCAATTCGAACAAAATACAGGAAACATTGAAAATGACTATACACCAATTGGATTAATAAAAGATTTTGAGTCAGAAGCATTCATTAGAATTGGTGAAATTGTACCATTAATATCTAAGCCTGAAGATTTTGATGCATTTATAGTTAATTGGAAGAAAATTATTCCAGAAATAGATAAATGTACAATTAGAATAATAAAATCAGACTTTGAACTCGATACATATATCCAAAGCTTTTTTACGGAAGGACTACAACCTATAATAAACCCAATATTTGACACTACTACCAAACAGCTAAATTCTGGATTAATTCTTCGGAATTTTACAGATATAATTAAAGAAGCAAAGTCGAAAAACAAAAAGACTTGGAAAAAAGACGATAAAGTTGAAATTGTGTTTCCTGGAGTGAAAACTGATAAGCATGCAAAAGGAATTCTATTAACAGATGAATTCATTGATGAAATAGGCGAGACTTGTGTTGTTTTTAGACCAATTGAGGATGGGAAAATGCTTGATGATATGCAATTCAAGTTACCAACTAAATTACTTTCTAAATGGGAGTAGAAAGCAATACTTAAAAAAGAATCATTAAAACAGATAAATTGAAAATTTTTAAACTTAAATAATTTAGTTATGCACGCAAATGACGTAAGAAAAACAGCAGATAAGATTAATAGCTATTACAAAGATGAAGATTATCTAGAAGATAGAGTTTTGGATGGAATTTTCATGGATATTACAGAACAATCTTCAAAAGGTAAATATTCATTTGAGTATGATAAAACTGCAGGTTTAACTTCAAAAGACTTAAGATATTGTAAAGGAAAATTAGAGGAGTTAGATTATTCAGTATCTGTAGATTATGAAAAGAGTACGATGATAATAAGTTGGTAGCTAATAATTACAACCATTTAAAATTTTTACTAAAAATTACTACACCCAACACGCGGTCGTAAAACATTGGGGGCGAAGTGGTTATTCAAGTTCTGGTTCTCGTGTCAAAGTTTATTGAAACTTGATAGTTAAGTAGCTCCGAAATCCCCAACGTTTCATACCGCCAACCGTTGCGGGGTTGATTTTCTGCCTGCTTTGAAACTTAGGCAAATAAATTTGAAAGATTGAGGTTTTTTTGTAATATTGAAGAAGAAATAATCCTTGACATTAGGCATATAGATATTTAAAAAAAACGGAATGGTGGGTATGATTTTGTTAAGGTTATAAACGTGTTAGCGGAAACCGCTATGCGACTGTTAAACAAATTAATAAATAATAATTATAAAGTAGACAAAGATCAAAAAATGGAAAATATACTTGAACTAAAAACAATAAATGAATTAAATCAGTTTTCTTTTTTTGTACCGTCATATCAAAGAGGCTATAAATGGACACATAAAGAAGTTGAAGACCTCTTAAATGACATAGACGAATTTAAACCTAAACAAATCGACGATTCTGATAACAAGACGTGGTATTGTTTACAACCAATTGTTGTGAAAAAGAGATTAACTGATTTTGAAGTAATTGATGGGCAACAACGACTAACAACAATTTTCCTAATTCTTAATTACCTAAATCAAGATTTTGTTGAAACAAGAAGAGATAAATTATTTGAACTTGAATACGAAACAAGATCAGGGACAAAAGATTTTCTACAAACTCTAGGAACTGATATCAGAACTGAAAACATTGATTTCTACTACATAAGTTCAGCTTACAAAACTATTAATGATTGGTTTGCAGACAGACCTCAAAGTTTTGACCCAAATGACTTCAGGTCAAAATTCAAATTCAACTCCAAAATAATTTGGTATGAAAGTATAGAAGACAATGCTATTTCAATTTTTACAAGGATTAATATTGGTAAAATTCCACTTACCAATTCGGAACTCATAAAAGCATTGTTTTTAAACAGCGCAAATTTTGATAAGAACAAAATTGATAAACTTAGACTTAAACAATTAGAGATTGCATCAGAGTGGGACGCAATAGAACATGCCTTACAGAACAATAATTTTTGGTATTTCTTGACTGGTAGTAATAAAACTACAAACCGAATTGAATTTATTTTTGACTTAATTAATGAAGAAGAAGATAATACTGATAAGTATTCTACATTTAGATTCTTCAACAAAAAATTTCAAAAAAAATCCCAAGAAACTATAGAGAGCAATTGGAAAGAAATCAAAGATTATTTTCAAAGATTCAATGAGTGGTTTAATGAACGGGATTTATATCATAAAATTGGATACTTAGTTCATGTCAAAGCTATTACTATAAAGGATTTGTATAAAAAATCTTCTGAAGTTTCTAAGAGTGAATTTAAAAGACATCTTGACACACTTATAGTAAATAGTATAAAAAGCGTTTCCCTTGACGAATTACAATACGGAGATAAAAATGTTTATAACATACTTTTACTCTATAATATTTTGACAATGTTGAATAGCGAGAAAGATAATTCTCATTTCCCATTTGACATTTTTAAAAATGAAAACTGGGACATAGAACATATTACATCTGTTAAAGATACTCTTCCTGATAAAAATCGTAAAGAATGGCTTGAGGACGCAAAAGTGTTTATTGATGATAGTAAAAAAGAGGGGGAAACACTAAAATATAGAGCTGAAAAGTGCAATATAAATGATGACGAAGAGTTTAAATTCTTATTTGAAGATATTGTTTCTCATTTCAATTCAGACATAAAAGACGAAGATATAAACGATATATCCAATCTTACATTACTTGATTCTGAAACAAATAGAGGTTACAAAAACGCTGTTTTCCCGTTTAAACGAAAAACCATTATTAGCAGAGATAAGTCAGGTGTGTTTATTCCGATATGCACTAAGAACGTTTTTCTAAAATATTTTAGCGAATATCCACCGAAAATTTCTTTTTGGACACAAGAAGATAGAGAAAACTACGAAAAAGACATTTACACCGTGCTAAATGATTATCTAACAATTAAAGCGCAATGACAAACAAATTATACAAAGGCGAGACATTACGGTTTCACGACCTAATTAAAAAACAGAAAGTTGAAATTCCAATCATTCAACGTGACTATGCACAGGGAAGAATTGATGCAAAAGAAGTTCGTATAAACTTCTTAAAAGCATTATATGATAGTTTGAATTCAAATAACCCTATCAAACTTGATTTTATCTATGGCAGCAACGTCAACAATTCTTTTCAGCCATTGGACGGTCAACAACGTCTGACGACATTATTTTTATTGCATTGGTATGCAGCAACAATTGGAAATGAACTCAGCACAGAAAACAGAACTTTGCTTTCGAAATTTTCTTATGAAACAAGAATTACATCAAGGGAATTTTGTTTGGCATTAGTAAGCAATCCGATAAACGTTGACACTAATTCTGATGAGGCAATCAGTACAAAAATTATTGATTCAAATTGGTTCTTTCTTTCGTGGAAAAATGACCCAACAATTGATTCAATGTTGAGAACCATTGACGACATACATAAAATATTTTCAAAGGTTGAAAAACTTTGGGATAAACTCACTTCTTCAAAAAGTTCAATTTCTTTCTATTATGTAGAATTGGAAAACATTGGTCTTACAGACGACCTCTATATCAAAATGAATGCAAGAGGGAAACTTCTAACATCTTTTGAAAATTTTAAAGCAACCTTTCAAAAATATATTGATGATAACAAATGGGAAGATGACATAGAAGTAACAAAACACTTTGCTTTAAAAATTGATACTTGTTGGACAGACTATTTTTGGCACAATTTCAAAAAAAACAACAGTGTTGATGAGGCGCTAATGAGATTCATCGCCACAAATGCAATGGTGGATTTATCTATTAGAAACTCTGTTGTTGATGACAGAATTTTAAAAATTAGACAACTTCAAGAACAACCTGATTCTGTAAGGCCTGAATATTTTTCAAAGGAAGGTTTTTTATATTTAGTAGAATGTTTTGAGATTTACGAAAAAGTTTTACAAAACAAGACAAATATCAAATTGCCTTTTCCATTTTGGCGGCACAAAACAGAAAATTCTATTTTATCAACGGTGGTTTATGAAAACAATGTTTATTCTACCGTTCAAACAAATAGTGCAACATACACTCAAAAAGTTTTATTCTTTGCACAGACAGAATATTTAAGACGAATTGACACATTCAATGAGTCAAACTTTCAAGATTGGATGAGAGTAATTCGTAATATAGTTTCAAGAGGATCTCTTGATAAAGATGGAAATAGACCTGATGTAATTAGAAGTCCCGAAACATTTGACGGTGTAGTTAATTTAATTAACGAATTAGCAAAAGGTTGTGAGAATATTTATCTATACTTGTCCGAGCTTAGTAATTTGAAATCTCAATTTTCAAAAGACCAAATCGAAGAGGAAAAAAATAAGGCTAAGTTGATTGTCAGTAAACCTCACCTTAAACAACTTATTTTTAACGCAGAAGATAATGAACTGCTAAGTGGACGAATTGAATTTATTTTTTACACAATTGACTATGATAATGTCATTGATAATTTCAATGAATCAGATTTTAGTAATCTTCAAAACGTATTTGCAACATATTTCAATACTGAAAATAGTTTAAATAACGACCTAAGACGAGCTCTACTAGCAATTGAAGTTGATGGAAATTATGAGTTCTACAATTATTGGTGGTCATATTGGAATATCATAGGTGCAACTAAACGAAGACTTTTCGAAAGGTTCAGGGAATTGGAATACTATATTTACAGTGACCAAAAAGTATATTTTAAAAAACTTGTTTTATTATTAGTTTCCAAATCACTTAAGGATATTGCATATGATTTTAATCCGCCAGACGACTTTCCTAATTGGAAAAAACGATTAATAAAAGAACCTGAATTGTTAGACAATAAGGGAAAATCACATTACTTAGCAATAGTAGAAGATAATAGTTGTTGCTATTTATTGAAAAGTAAAAGACCAAGAGACATTGATGGTAGTCATAAAATTGAATAATGCGGCAGTTGCTTAAAAGCCGTTTGGCTCAATGGCTGGTGATGTGGTTAATTGAACATTCTGTCACGCATCAACATTTGTGGTGTATTAACAGTTTCGTGCTTCGAAATCTGCCACTTCGCCAAGAGCCAAAACGTTAGAACAAATAATAATCGCTAGTGATTTTTTTTTCTGACTTATTTATTAAAACACACAATATGACATTTGAAAAAACTTTAGAAACTTACGTTGAAACAAAAAACAAAAGCAATGAATTTAAAACTTCATTTATAAAGCAAGTACTATTAATGTCTACAACTTTATTAGGAATACTAATTTCACTACATGACAAGACAATTAATTCAACTTGTACTCAAATTGCTTTTTCAGTTACACTCATACTATTGTCACTTGGAATCCTTCTTTTATCAATTGGTCTATACGAACAAGTGCATTCTCATAATAAACTGGCTCTAGATTATTGGGAAGAATTCCGCAAACACGCTTCGGACATAACATATAATCCAAAAATAATCGTGCAATATCCTTTAAAAATTTATTTACTTTGCCAAAAGTATGGATATGTTTCATTGATGATTTCTGTCATAAGTTTAACTATTTATGGAATTTTAATTGCTTGAAATCATAGATAAAATATATGAAGCAAAATATTACAATATCAGATATCAATCAAGGTCGGCTTGCAGACAGTTTTGTACTTCTAAACCCACCCGAGCTTAAAGCATGAAATAATCAGTGTCAAGCATATTATAAAAAAAAGAAATGAATAAAACAGTTTATATTTTAGGTGCTGGATTTTCAAGACCAGCAAATGCACCTCTTCAATCTGAGATTATTAATGATATTTTAAAGTTAAAAGGTTTTGCTTTTGATCAAAGAGATCAATTTATCAGAAACTACTTAGATGATTTTGAAAAATTCTTAGAGCAAGATTTATTCATTTCTAAAGACAAATTCAGAAATATTGCATTAGAAGACATTTTTACTCCAATTGATAGATGTATACTTGATGGCATTTCATTTCGTTCATATTATAATAGAGAATTGGTTGAATTAAGAGAAAAAATATATTCTCTTATAATTGCAGCTATTATGGAAAGAATTATATTTAGAGGAAATAGTAAAAGCTATATTGATGATTTCGCTAATTATTTGGTGAGAACAATGAGACCAAGAATGGAAAATATTGACCATGATCCTGTTTCTATTATTTCTACCAATTGGGATATTCTATTAGATAATTCTCTAAAAAAAGCGATTGAAAATGATAATAATAATGGTGTTGTAGATTATTGTTGTTATATTAGTTCGTTACATGATGATGATACTATAAAGCCAGGTTTACAAGCACTTGGAGAAGGAAAATATAATGTTAAGTTATTAAAACTACATGGTTCAATGAATTGGTTAAGCTGTCCAAAATGTCAAAGATTATATGTTGCCTTCTATGAAAAAATTGCAATTGATGGCCTTTATTCGAACAAAAATTGTGTCCATTGCAATAAAAATTATTCAAAACAGGGTGGTAGTACGAATATATTGAGGAGCAATTTAATAATGCCAACTTTCTTGAAGGATTTGACAAATTTTCAAATCAAACTAATTTGGCAAAATGCAAGTATTGAATTGTCAGAAGCAGATAAAATCGTATTTATAGGTTATTCATTACCAAATGCTGATTATGAATTAAGACAATTGTTATCAAGAATGGTTCGACACGATGCAATTATTGAAGTTGTAACGGAAGAAGAAACAGATACAGAAACTAAAAAATCAAATGAAGAAACATATAATAGATATAAGACCTTTTTTGGAAAGCGAGATGTTCGATTGGAATCAATTGGAGTAAAAAAATATATACAAAAAATTATTAAAAATCCTGCTGAGTAACTTAATAATTCAGACAAAAAAATTGATCTATTATTTTATATTATAATTTTGTAAACAAGACAGGAATCTAAATCTGAATTTCATTAAATTAGAACATAAAAATCTACCTTTCAAATTTAATCTTGAATTTATGCGATGGATATAATATTAAGCGAATTCTTTAACTCAAATTATTTAGATAGAATTCACTAAATGGAATAGGTTATGTTACAAGTGATTCAGAAGAAAAAAAAATATTTAAAAGTATTTCATAAAAAAATATTTAATTTAGTCCGTCAAAACAAAACAAATTGAAAACCACAACAGAACAACTGCCTGAAAGGAACCGGGCCGAGATCAACGGGATTGTTTCGGTGATACGGGAAAAGCTGCCTGCGCAAATGATTATATTGTTCGGGTCGTATGCACGGGGCGAGCAGGTCAACGATAAATATGTTGAGGATGGCATTACCTACGAGTACCAAAGCGATTATGACATTTTGGTGGTGATGGACAGCGAAAGTCAGGCCATTGCCAAAGAAGCTGAGAAACGGTGGAGGCATAAACTTAAAACGGTTGTTGAGTATTTCGGACTATAGTGTACAACACATTTCGGACTAAAGTGTACAACGGATTTCGGAGCATAGTGTACAACGGATTTCGGTCGAA